>BNJS01001085.1_pt1:910000-926486 | contig 926486 bp, 993 predicted proteins | sample 8540461 | NCBI WGS metagenome assembly BNJS01 (sample SAMD00202454, study PRJDB9452) | human saliva metagenome | isolation source: human saliva | place: Japan
TCCCTCCCCTTCCATTACTTTTAGTTACGGGCATAGTTTAAAGGTAGAACTAAGGTCTCCAAAACCTTCAGTGTGGGTTCAATTCCTACTGCCCGTGTTAATAGGATTATGGCGGGTGTGGTGAAGTGGTTAACACACCAGATTGTGGCTCTGGCATGCGTGGGTTCGATCCCCATCACTCGCCTATTTTATATTATTGGGGTATAGCCAAGCGGTAAGGCAAGGGACTTTGACTCCCTCATGCGTTGGTTCGAATCCAGCTACCCCAGTTACTATTTGCCGGCGTGGCGGAATTGGCAGACGCGCTGGACTCAAAATCCAGTGTCCGCAAGGACGTGCCGGTTCGACCCCGGCCGCCGGTATAGTAATAGTGGACGATTTTTTTAAGGAACGTTTAGTAAGATCTTCGTTTCTTCTTATTCTATATTATTTTTTTGGTATAATAATAGTTATTCAAATTTTATTTTAGATTATGAAAAGTGTATGGGAAGTATGTCTCGTTCTATCGATTTATTAAAAACATCGGTATTTGAAAAAAATATTAAAAGAAAAATCCCTGAATTGTTTGTTGGGATTGAGTTGGAATATCCTGTTGTAAATTTGGAAGGGGATGCTACAGATGTTGAAGTTATCAAGACTCTATTCGGATATTTAGTTTTCAGTCTTTGGATTTTACTATCGAAAAAGGTGGATGATTTTTGGGAATCCTATTCAGTTAGTGGATCCAGTAAGTCAGGATACTATTTTGTTTGAAGTTTCCTATACTACGATTGAGTTTGCATTTGGTAAAGGCTGAAACGATACAAGAGGTTGAAGAACGTTTTAGTATTTATATGGATAGCAATTCAGAAGAAGTTAGCTGAATCTAAATCATGCTATTGTTGGCTGCGGCATTCATCCCAACTGGGATAAAAATGAGAATTGTCCAGTGGCTTATCCCCGCTATCAGATGTTGATGGACTATTTGAATTTGAGTAGCAATGTGACTGAGTCAGACTTACATCATTTCCCTGAATATGGTGCTTTTATCTGTGGGAGTCAGGTTCAACTGGATGTTTCAAAATCTAACTACTTACGGGTGATTAATGCTTTTACTCAAATTGAAGCGGCTAAGGCTTATTTATTTGCAAACTCTGAGTTTTCAGGTGCAGATTGGGATACGAAAAATTTCAAGAGATATTTTCTGGGAAGAATCGATGCATGGTATCTATCCAGAGAATGTTGGGGTCAATGCTAGACTCTTTAAAGATGAGGATGATTTTTTTGATTATCTAGATCATTCTGCAATTTTTACTGCGGAACGTGATGGGCAAACCTATTATTTTTATCCGATTCAGGCTAGGGACTATTTGGCTACACCTGAAATCCAAGCATATGCACTTAATGGGGATGAGGTTCTTATTTACCCTCAAGAGAAGGATTTTGAAACTCATCGTAGTTACCAGTACCAAGACTTAACGACTCGAGGAACAGTTGAGTTTCGTAGTGTGTGTACTCAGCCTCTAGATAGAACCTTTGCTTCTGCAGCTTTTCACTTTAGGATTGTTGGTTAATTTAGATAAGTTAGAAGCTTACTTAGAAACAGCACCTTTCTTTAAAGCATTTGGAAGAAATTATAAGTCTTTAAGGCGACAATTTTCTAAGAAAACAAAGCTCACAGATGAGGAAGAAAGCTGCGATTATAGAGTTTTCCAAAGACTTACTCCTGCTAGCTGAGGAAGGACTGGAGATGAGAAATAAGCAAGAAATGAGCTATTTACAGCCTTTGAAAGAAGAATTGGGACTATAATTTCTCTTATAAAGGGAGAATTTTCTGAAAAATCATGATATAATGGAAGAGACTATAGATAAAGGATAGAGAGTAATGACATTAGTTTATCAATCAACGCGTGATGCCAACAAATACAGTAACTGCTAGCCAAGCTATTTTGCAAGGTTTGGCGACGGACGGTGGTTTGTTTACACCGCTTACTTATCCAAAGGTAGATTTGGACTTTGACAAATTGAAAGATGCTTCTTACCAGGAAGTTGCTAAGCTAGTTTTGTCAGCATTTTTAGATGACTTTACAGCTGAGGAGTTGGACTACTGTATCAACAATGCCTACGATAGCAAGTTTGATACTCCAGCTATCGCACCATTAGTGAAATTAGACGGGCAATACAACTTGGAACTGTTCCATGGTTCAACGATTGCCTTTAAGGATATGGCCTTGTCTATCTTGCCATACTTTATGACGACAGCTGCTAAGAAACATGGTTTGGAGAACAAAATCGTCATTTTGACAGCGACATCTGGTGATACTGGAAAAGCTGCTATGGCAGGATTTGCGGATGTGCCTGGTACTGAGATTATCGTCTTTTTATCCAAAAGGATGGTGTCAGCAAAGGTACAAGAGTTGCAAATGACTACTCAGACTGGCGACAATACTCATGTTATCGCTATTGATGGAAACTTTGATGATGCGCAAACAAATGTGAAACATATGTTTAACGATGTAGCTCTTCGTGAAAAGTTGGCTGCCAATAAACTGCAATTTTCATCAGCTAACTCTATGAATATTGGTCGTTTGGTACCACAGATTGTTTATTATGTTTATGCCTACGCTCAGTTGGTTAAGACTGGTGAGATTGTGGCTGGTGATAAGGTCAACTTCACAGTACCAACAGGAAACTTTGGAAATATCTTGGCTGCCTTTTATGCTAAACAAATTGGTCTGCCAGTTGGCAAATTAATCTGTGCTTCAAATGACAACAATGTTTTGACAGACTTCTTTAAGACACGTGTTTACGATAAGAAACGTGAGTTTAAGGTAACGACTAGTCCCATCTATGGATATCTTGGTATCTTCAAACTTGGAGCGTTTGATTTTCCATCTTTTGGGGAAATGATGCGGTTAAGACAGCTGAACTCATGAATGCCTTGAATGCACAAGGACAATATGAATTGACAGACTTTGATGCAGAGATTCTGGACCTCTTTGCAGCTGAATATGCGACTGAGGAAGAAACAGCAGCAGAAATCAAGCGTGTTTATCAAACAGATGCTTATATCGAGGATCCACATACGGCGGTTGCCTCAGCAGTTTATAGAAAATACCAAGCTGCTACTGGCGATGCGACTAAGACAGTGATTGCTTCAACAGCTAGTCCATACAAGTTCCCAGTGGTTGCCGTAGAAGCGGTAACAGGGGAAAAGTCAGGCTTGACTGACTTTGAAGCCTTGGCTCAATTACATGAAATCTCAGGAGTTGCTGTGCCACCAGCAGTTGATGGACTTGAAACAGCTCCAGTTCGTCATAAGACAACAGTGGCAGCTGCTGACATGCAAGCAGCGGTTGAGGCTTATCTAGGACTTTAAGACAGAGGGAGTAAACTCGGTTGGGAAACCAACTGAGTTTCTTTTCATCAGGAGGAAGGATTGTTTAAGAAAAATAAAGACATTCTTAATATTGCCTTGCCAGCTATGGGCGAAAACTTTTTGCAGATGCTCATGGGGATGGTGGACAGTTATTTGGTTGCTCATTTAGGATTGATAGCTATTTCAGGTGTATCAGTAGCTGGTAATATTATCACCATTTATCAGGCGATTTTCATCGCTCTGGGAGCTGCTATTTCCAGTGTTATTTCAAAAAGTTTAGGGCAGAAGAATCAGTCTAAGTTAGCCTATCATGTGACTGAGGCCTTGAAGATTACATTATTATTAAGTTTCCTTTTAGGAGCTTTATCCATCTTCGCTGGGCAAGAGATGATATGGACTATTGGGCACGGAGAAGGATGTGGCTGAGAGTGGTGGACTCTACCTATCTTTGGTAGGCGGATCGATTGTTCTCTTGGGTTTGATGACTAGTCTGGGTGCCTTGATTCGTGCAACGCATAATCCACGTCTGCCTCTCTATGTGAGTCTCTTATCCAATGCCTTGAATATTCTTTTTTCAAGTCTAGCTATTTTTGTCCTTGATATGGGGATAGCTGGTGTTGCTTGGGGGACTATTCTGTCTCGTTTGGTTGGTCTTGTGATTTTGTGGTCACAATTAAAGCTGCCTTTTGAGAAACCGACTTTTGGTTTAGATAAGGAACTATTGACTTTGGCTATACCAGCAGCTGGAGAGCGGCTTATGATGCGGGCTGGAGATGTCGTTATCATTGCCTTGGTCGTTTCTTTTGGGACGGAGGCAGTGGCTGGAAATGCAGTCGGAGAAGTCTTGACCCAGTTTAACTACATGCCTGCTTTTGGTGTTGCTACAGCAACGGTCATGCTAGGTAGCTCGAGCAGTTGGAGAGGATAATTGGGAAAGAGTAGCTAGTTTGAGCAAGCAAACCTTTTGGCTTTCTCTGCTTCTCATGTTGCCCTTGACCCTTAGTGTCTATGCCTTGGGCATACCACTGACTCATCTCTATACGACTGATTCTCTAGCGGTGGAGGCTAGTGTGCTAGTGACACTTTTTTCACTACTTGGAACCCCTATGGCGACAGGAACAGTCATCTATACGGCAGTTTGGCAGGGGTTTGGGGAATGCTCGCCTTCCCTTTTATGCGACAAGTATAGGGATGTGGTGTATCCGCATTGGGACAGCCTATCTGATGGGGATTGTTCTTGGTTGGGGCTTGCCTGGTATTTGGGCAGGGAACTCTTTTGGATAATGGTTTTCGTTGGTTATTTCTACGTTACCGTTACCAGCGTTATATGAGCTTGAAAGGATAGGAAATGCAAAAAACAGCTTTTATTTGGGATTTAGACGGGACTTTATTGGACTCTTACGAAGCGATTTTATCAGGGATTGAGGAGACTTTTGCTCAGTTTTCTATTCCTTATGATAAGGAGAAAGTGAGAGAGTTTATCCTCAAGTATTCTGTGCAGGATTTGCTTGTGCAGGTGGCAGAAGAGAGAAAGCTGGATGTGGAAGTGCTAAATCAGGTGCGTGCCCAGAGTCTGGCTGAGAAGAATGCTCAGGTAGTTTTGATGCCAGGTGCGCGTGAGGTGCTAGCTTGGGCAGACCAAGCAGGAATTCAGCAGTTTGTCTATACTCATAAAGGAGATAATGCTTTTACCATTCTAAGAGACTTGGGTTTGGAATCTTATTTTACAGAGATTTTAACCAGTCAGAGTGGCTTTGCTCGTAAACCTAGTTCAGAAGCTGCTACCTATCTGTTAGACAAGTATCAGTTGGATTCTGAGAAGACCTATTATATAGGGGATCGGACTCTGGATGTGGAATTTGCCCAGAATAGTGGGATTCAAAGTATCAACTTTTTAGAGTCATCTTATGAAGGGAATCACAGGATTCAAGCGTTAGCAGATATTCCTCATATTTTTTTGAGGAAGAGTGACGATAAGATTGTGTCAGTTTTGTGACAGAAATCTAACAAACTATTTCAAGTAACCGAGTTTGTTACAAGGAATAGACAGTTCTGTTAAATAGGCCCGAGAGGGCTTTTTTTCTGCTCTTTTTGTGTTATCATAGACAGGTACTCATTTGAAAGGAATTTGAAAGAATGAAGAAAAGAATGTTATTAGCGTCAACAGTAGCCTTTGTCATTTGCCCCAGTATTGGCAACTCAAGCAGAAGAAGTTCTTTGGACTGCACGTAGTGTTGAGCAAATCCAAAACGATTTGACTAAAACGGACAACAAAACAAGTTATACAGTTCAGTATGGTGATACCTTGAGCACTATTGCAGAAGCCTTGGGTGTAGATGTCACAGTTCTTGCGAATTTGAATAAAATCACTAATATGGACTTGATTTTTCCCAGAAACTGTTTTTGACAACGACCGTCAATGAAGCAGAAGAGGTGACGGAAGTTGAAATCCAAACTCCTCAAGCGGATTCTAGTGAAGAAGTGACGACTGCGACAGCTGATTTGACGACGAATCAAGTGACAGTTGATGAACAAACAGTTCAAGTAGAAGATCTTTCTCAACCAATTGAGGATGCTCCAACTGTAACAGAGACTGAAAAACCAACAGAAGTAGCGCCAAATTCAGAAGTTTCTGAGACAGCGACAGTTGCTGAAGAGACACCATCTACAGAAACACCTGTAGCAGCAGAAACAACTAGTCCAGTTGAAGAAGAAGCTCCTCAAGCAGCGACTCCAGCTACTGAAGAAACGGCAGCAACAACTCCAGCAGAAGCACCAGTAGCAGCTGCTCCAGCAACTGAAACACCTGCTGATACAACAGGAACAAGTGCAACAGAAGAAGCAGCATCAACAGCAACTTCTGACACTGCAACTTCGACTTATCAAGCAGAGCAAAGCCAAACTCCTTCAAGAACGTATGCTGCTCCAGCGGCTCCTGACTATGCAGGACTTGCTGTAGCTAAGTCTGAGAATACTGGTCTTCAACCACAAACAGCGGCCTTTAAAGAAGAAGTAGCCAACTTGTTTGGAATTACATCTTTTAGTGGCTACCGTCCTGGTGACAGTGGGGACCATGGTAAAGGTTTGGCCATCGACTTTATGGTTCCAGTGAGTTCAGCACTCGGAGATCAAATTGCAGAATATGCAGTCAAAAATATGGCTAGCCGTGGTATCAACTATATCATCTGGAAACAACGTTTCTACGCTCCATATGATAGTAAATATGGACCAGCCTACACGTGGAATCCAATGCCAGACCGTGGTAGTGTGACCGAAAACCACTATGACCACGTTCACGTTTCAATGAACTAATCACTAAAATGGAAGTTGGGAACTGATTAAGTTCCCGCTTCTTTTTGTGTGTCATTTTTTCAGGATAAAAGGGATAAATATGAGGAAGTGAGTAATATTTCAAGAGAATGTAAGCATATTACTTGATTTATTTTTTGGTTTACATTATACTTGATAAGTCAATCGTTGATAAATCAACTTTAAAGGGGAAAGATTTATGGTTGCAATCCATGATTTACTGTATCAACTACGATTAGCAGATCAGTCTATGACACAACTATTTGAACGCCAATTGGGAATTAGTCTGACTCGTTATCAAATCTTATGTTTCTTAATCGATCAGTCTCCGTGTAATCAAATAGCAGTTCAGGATAGATTGAAGATTGATCAGGCTGCCTTGACACGGCACTTTAAAATTTTGGAAAAGGGAGGTTTGGTTAATCGACGTCGGAATCCTGAAAACCAGAGGGAGGTTTTGGTGGAAGTCACAGACTTTGCGAGAGAACAACTAGTAACCAACTCTCCTCAACAACATATAAACGTAAAAAAATCAGTTCGTAGCTTTTTTTGATAAAATCATACAGTATGCCCTTGGGCACAAAGTATGAACTGGGACTGTTTTTCCCAGCTTCGGAGGTAGAAAATGTCAGATTCACCAATCAAATACCGTTTGATTAAGAAAGAAAAACACACGGGAGCTCGTCTGGGGGGAAATCATCACTCCCCACGGGACCTTTCCGACACCGATGTTTATGCCAGTTGGGACTCAAGCTACTGTCAAAACTCAGTCACCTGAAGAATTGAAGGAGATGGGTTCAGGAATTATCCTATCAAACACCTATCATCTCTGGCTTCGCCCTGGGGATGAACTCATCGCACGCGCTGGTGGTCTCCACAAGTTCATGAATTGGGATCAGCCTATCTTGACAGATAGTGGTGGTTTTCAGGTTTATTCCTTAGCAGATAGCCGTAATATCACAGAAGAAGGGGTAACTTTTAAAAACCATCTCAATGGTTCTAAGATGTTTCTATCACCAGAAAAAGCTATCTCTATTCAGAACAATCTGGGCTCAGACATCATGATGTCCTTTGACGAATGTCCCCAGTTTTATCAACCTTACGACTACGTTAAGAAATCAATCGAGCGTACCAGTCGTTGGGCTGAGCGTGGTTTGAAGGCTCATCGTCGTCAGCATGATCAAGGATTATTTGGAATTGTGCAAAGGGGCAGGATTTGAAGACCTGCGTCGCCAATCGGCTCATGACCTTGTCAGCATGGATTTCCCAGGCTACTCTATCGGTGGTTTGGCAGTGGGAGAAACCCATGAAGAGATGAATGCCGTCTTGGACTTCACAACCCAACTGCTGCCTGAAAATAAACCACGCTATCTGATGGGTGTGGGAGCACCAGATAGCTTGATTGATGGTGTGATTCGTGGGGTGGATATGTTTGACTGTGTCTTGCCGACTCGAATCGCTCGTAATGGGACTTGTATGACCAGTCAAGGTCGTTTGGTTGTCAAAAATGCCCAGTTTGCTGAGGACTTTACGCCACTGGATCCTGAGTGTGATTGCTACACATGTAAGAATTACACACGCGCCTACCTTCGTCACCTGCTCAAGGCTGATGAAACCTTTGGTATCCGCTTGACTAGCTACCATAACCTTTACTTCTTGCTTAATCTGATGAAGCAGGTTCGACAAGCTATTATGGATGATAATCTTTTGGAATTCCGTGAGTATTTTGTGGAAAAATATGGCTATAATAAGTCAGGGCGCAATTTCTAATAATTGTAAGGTAGAATACTAAAATCCTAAGTTTTCTCTTAGGATTTTTCTTCTTTTTTTGATAAAATAAGGTGTATTATGGAATGAGAATTAGATGTTTTTACAATCTAATCGAATGGAGAATAAACTCGTATGCGTATTAAATGGTTTTCCTTGATTAGGATTACAGGTTTACTATTGGTACTCTTGTATCATTTCTTTCAGACCATCTTTCCTGGAGGATTTCGGGGTAGATGTCTTTTTCACTTTCTCAGGATTTTTGATCACCTCCCTCCTTTTAGAAGAATTTTGGAAGGCACGTCAGATTGATTTGCTGGGCTTTTTTAAGAGAAGATTTTACCGTATCGTACCACCTGTGGTGCTGATGGTTTTGGTGACCATGCCCTTTACCTTTCTAGTTCGGCAAGATTATGTGGCTGGAATTGGGGGTCAGATTGCAGGTGTCTTAGGTTTTATGACCAACTTCTATGAACTCCTAACAGGTGGGAGTTATGAATCTCAGTTCATTCCTCATTTGTTTGTTCATAATTGGAGCTTAGCTGTTGAGGTTCACTACTATATCCTTTGGGGATTGGCAGTTTGGTTTTTATCCAAACAGTCTAAATCAAATGGTCAGTTGAGGGGAATGGTTTTTCTCTTGTCTGCTGCTGCCTTTTTGATTAGTTTCTTCTCCATGTTTATTGGTAGTTTAATGGCCAGTTCCTATTCCACTGTCTACTTTTCAAGTCTAACCCATGTCCACCCTTTCTTTTTAGGAAGTATACTTGCAACAGTTGTGGGCGTTCGTCAGACGAGCGATTTAGTCAGACAATTTGATCGAATGTGGAATCTACGTCAGAATCTGTTAGTATTTGGAGCAGGTCTCTTAGTATTATTACTGTTGACTTTCTTTGTTAAGTTTACCTATCTCTTTGCTTATCTATTTGGATTCTTAATGGCCAGTTTAGCAGCCATGGCTATGATTGTTGCTGCGCGTGTCTTGCATGAAAAAACTCCCAATATAGAAGAACCAAAGGTAATCAGTTTTCTAGCAGACACTAGCTATGCAGTTTATCTTTTCCATTGGCCATTTTATATTGTTTTTTCTCAGTTAATGAGCAATCTACCGACTGTTATTCTGACAATTATCTTTTCATATTTTTTTGCTAGCCTATCTTTTTATGTTATTGAACCTTTGATCGCTGGAAAGACAAGTCCTATAATACGGAAAATTGCTAGCTTACCTCATATACAAGTAATTAGCACATCTATTTTTGGAATTCTTAGCTTGCTTACAGTGGTTATCATAGCCCTAGCTCCTCAGGTAGGTGACTTTGAAACGGATTTGATGGTCAATGGTTTCAAACAAGCACAAACCAATATTGGGCAAACTAAAATGCTTGCTGAGCAGGCAGAAGTAAGTCGTTTGGGCATTGTAGAAGGAACGAGTTTAATTGGTGATTCAGTTGCTTTGCGTGCAAATACAGCCTTGAAAGAAGCACTTCCTGATGCAAATATTAATGCTCAGGTTAGTCGTACTACCAAGCAAGCCAATGACATTATGCTCAATAACAGCCAGAACAAGGCACTTCTAAAAACAGTTGTCATTGCAACGGGTGTTAATAACCCTGAGGGTTACAAGAATGATTTGGACAGTCTTGTTAATAATTTGCCAAAAGGTCATCATTTGATTTTAGTTACACCTTACGAGGGAGATAAGAGCAAGGATACATATGCATCGGTGGAGCAGTATGCAAACTATGCACGTGAATTAGCTGAAAAGACTCCTTATGTAAGTATTGCTGACTGGAATAAGGTTTCTAAGGAACATCCTGAAATCTGGGCTGGAACAGACCAAGTTCACTTTGAGAATGACAATAGCAAGCTCGAAGAAGGTGCTAAGCTATACGCAGAAACGATAGCAGCTGCTGTTAAGGCTGCTCAAGAACAACCTGTGAAATCAAAATAAGATAAAAGAGTTGGAGAAATCCAGCTCTTTTAAAATATCTCTAGAAAATAGGTCTATACCATTTACAAATAAAAAAGAAAGGTTTATAATGTAATTGACATAATAAATTGTAGAATCAATCTTTTAAGGAGGTTAACATTATGCCTAACTATATTAAAGCGGATCAGTTTTTCTACCCACACGGAGTTCGTCGTGGTGGTTACTTGGAACTTGTGGACGGTAAGTTTGGAAAGCATGTAGAAGATATTCCTGAAGGCGCTGACGTCATTGACTATACAGGATACAGCATTGCGCCAGGACTTGTGGATACTCACATTCATGGATTTGGTGGTGTGGATGTTATGGATAATAATATCGAAGGAACCCTTCATACCATGAGTGAAGGACTCCTCAGCATGGGGGTAACGAGCTTCTTGCCAACCACTTTGACATCATCTTATGAGCAATTGCTTGCGGTAACTGAAAATATCGGTGCTCGTTACCAAGAAGCAAGTGGAGCCAAGATTCGTGGAATCTATTTTGAAGGACCTTATTTCACAGAGAAATACAAGGGGGCTCAAAACCCTGCTTACATGAAAGATCCTCGTATAGATGAGTTCCGTACTTGGCAAAAAGCAGCAAATGGCTTGCTAAATAAAATTGCCCTTGCGCCAGAACGTGAAGGTGTAGAAGACTTTGTTCGTACAGTTACGGGCGAAGGTGTGACGGTTGCTCTTGGGCACTCAAACGCGACTTTTGATGAAGCTAAAAAAGCAGTCGATGCTGGAGCGAGTGTTTGGGTACACGCCTACAATGGAATGCGAGGGTTGACTCACCGCGAACTCGGTATGGTTGGAGCCATGTATCAATTACCTCATACCTATGCAGAGTTAATCTGTGACGGCCATCACGTAGATCCAAAAGCCTGCGAAATTCTTATCAAACAAAAAGGAACAGAAAACATTGCTCTTATCACAGACTGTATGACAGCTGGTGGATTGGAAGACGGTGACTATATGTTGGGAGAATTCCCAGTTGTCGTTGCAAATGGAACTGCACGCCTCAAATCGACAGGTAACTTGGCAGGTTCTATTCTCAAACTCAAAGACGGTTTGAAGAATGTGGTTGACTGGAACATTGCTTCTCCACACGAAGCAGTTATGATGGCAAGCTTTAACCCAGCAAAATCTGTTCATATTGATGATGTTTGTGGCCAAATCCGTGAAGGCTATGACGCGGACTTTATCGTACTAGATAAAGATTTGGAATTGGTAGCAACCTACCTAGATGGTGTGAAACGATATCAAGCATAAGATAGAAAGCAGAAGTTAGAGGCTAGCTTCTGTTTTTTTATTATGTGACTATTAGTCCGTAAGGCAGCAGATCAAATTCAGTTTCCATCAGATGGCTGGATTTTTTATCTGGAAATTAAGAAATGAGCATATTTCTTTCCTTGTTTGTCTGAATTGGTTATAATATACGGTACAAAGGAATGAATGAATATGTATCGTGTTATAGAAATGTACGGAGATTTTGAACCTTGGTGGTTTATAGAAGGTTGGGAAGAAGATATTGTAGCAAGTAGAAAATTTGACCAGTATTATGATGCTCTCAAATACTACAAAACTTGCTGGTTTAGATTGGAACAAGAATCCCCTCTTTATAAAAGTAGAAGTGACTTGATGACCATTTTTTGGGATCCAGAAGACCAACGCTGGTGTGATGAATGTGATGAGTATTTACAACAATACCATTCTTTAGCTCTTTTGCAGGATGAGCAGGTTATTCCAGACGAAAAGCTACGCCCAGGCTATGAAAAACAAACAGGTCAGGAAAGGCACCGTTCTTGCCGTATGAAATTAAGATAGAGAAAAAGTAACTTTTTGGAGTTGCTTTTTTTATTTTTCCAAATCTTTGCGAATAGTATAGGTGAGGAGGTAAGTATGGTTAAAGAAATTGCACAAGAAATCATTCGTTCGGCTCGGAAAAAAGGGGCACAAGACATTTATTTTGTCCCTAAGTTAGACGCCTATGAGCTTCATATGAGGGTCGGAGATGAGCGCTGTAAAATCGGTTGTTATGATTTTGAAAAGTTTGCGGCCGTCATCAGTCACTTTAAGTTTGTGGCGGGTATGAATGTGGGAGAAAAGAGACGTAGTCAACTTGGTTCTTGTGATTATGAATATGACCAGAAGATGGCGTCCTTACGTTTATCTACTGTAGGCGACTATCGAGGGCATGAGAGTTTAGTCATTCGCTTGTTGCACGATGAGGAGCAGGATTTGCATTTTTGGTTTCAGGATATTGAAGAACTGGGTAAGCAGTACAGGCAAAGGGGCCTCTACCTTTTTGCAGGTCCAGTCGGAAGTGGCAAGACGACCTTGATGCACGAATTGGCCAAGTCACTCTTTAAAGGACAACAAGTCATGTCCATTGAAGATCCTGTCGAAATCAAGCAGGACGACATGCTCCAGTTACAGTTGAATGAGGCAATCGGACTAACCTATGAAAATCTGATTAAGCTTTCCCTACGGCATCGTCCTGATCTCTTGATTATCGGAGAAATTCGTGACAGCGAGACGGCGCGTGCAGTGGTCAGAGCTAGTTTGACAGGTGCGACAGTCTTTTCAACCATTCATGCCAAGAGTATCCGAGGTGTTTATGAGCGCCTGCTAGAGTTGGGTGTGAGTGAGGAGGAATTAGCAGTCGTTCTGCAAGGTGTCTGCTACCAGAGATTAATCGGGGGAGGAGGAATCGTTGACTTTGCAAACAAAGACTATCAAGAACACCAGTCAACTAGCTGGAATGAACAGATTGACCAGCTTCTTAAAGATGGACATATCACAAGTCTTCAGGCTGAAACGGAAAAAATTAGCTATAGCTAAGCAAAAAAATATCATCACCTTGTTTAACAATCTCTTTTCCAGCGGTTTTCATCTGGTGGAGACTATCTCCTTTTTAGATAGGAGTGCTTTGTTGGACAAGCAGTGCGTGACCCAGATGCGTACAGGCTTGTCTCAGGGCAAATCATTCTCAGAAATGATGGGAAGTTTGGGATTTTCAAGTGCTATTGTCACTCAGTTATCCCTAGCGGAAGTCCATGGAAATCTCCACCTGAGTTTGGGAAAGATAGAAGAGTATCTAGACAATCTAGCCAAGGTCAAGAAAAAATTAATTGAAGTAGCGACATATCCCGTGATTTTACTAGGTTTTCTCTTAGTTATCATGCTGGGGTTACGGAACTACCTGCTACCACAACTGGATAGTAGTAATATTGCCACCCAAATTATTAGCAATCTGCCACAAATTTTTCTAGGAATGGTAGGGTTTGTTTCAGTAGGTGTCCTTTTAGCACTAACTTTTTATAAAAGAAGTTCTAAGATGCGCGTCTTTTCTATCTTAGCACGCCTTCCCTTTTTTGGAATCTTTGTGCAGACTTATTTGACGGCCTATTATGCGCGTGAGTGGGGGAATATGATTTCGCAGGGAATGGAGCTGACGCAGATTTTTCAAATGATGCAGGAACAAGGTTCCCAGCTCTTTAAAGAAATAGGTCAAGATTTGGCGCAAGCCCTACAAAATGGTCAGGAATTTTCTCAAACCATAGCAACCTATCCTTTCTTTAGGAAGGAATTGAGTCTCATCATCGAGTATGGAGAAGTCAAGTCCAAGCTGGGTGGTGAGTTGGAAATCTATGCTGAAAAAACTTGGGAAGCCTTTTTTAGCCGAGTCAACCGCACCATGAATTTGGTGCAGCCACTGGTTTTTATCTTTGTGGCACTGATTATCGTTTTACTTTATGTGGCAATGCTCATGCCCATGTATCAAAATATGGAGGTAAATTTTTAACATGAAAAAAATGATGACATTCTTGAAAAAAGCTAAGGTTAAAGCTTTTACATTGGTGGAGATGTTAGTGGTCCTTTTAATCATCAGTGTACTTCTCTTGCTCTTTGTACCTAATTTGACCAAGCAAAAAGAAGCAGTCAACGACAAAGGAAAAGCTGCTGTTGTTAAGGTGGTAGAAAGCCAGGCAGAGCTTTATAGCTTAGATAAAAATGAAGATGCCAGCCTAAGTAAGTTACAAGCAGATGGGCGAATCACAGAAGAGCAAGCTAAAGCCTATAAAGAATACTATACAAAAAATGGAGGGAAAAATCGTACAGTCAATGATTAAGGCCTTTACCATGCTGGAAAGTCTCTTGGTTTTGGGTCTTGTGAGTATCCTTGCCTTGGGCTTATCCGGCTCTGTCCAGTCCACTGTTGCAGCAGTAGAGGAACAGATTTTCTTTATGGAGTTTGAAGAACTCTATCGGGAAACCCAAAAACGCAGTGTAGCCAGTCAGCAAAAGACTAGTCTAAACTTAGATGGGCAGACGATTAGCAATGGCAGTCAAAAGTTGACAGTTCCTAAAGGAATTCAAGCACCATCGGGACAAAGTATCACATTTGACCGAGCTGGGGGCAATTCGTCCCTGGCTAAGGTTGAATTTCAGACTAGTAAAGGAGCGATTCGCTATCAATTATATCTAGGAAATGGAAAAATTAAACGCATTAAGGAAACAAAAAATTAGGGCAGTGATTTTACTGGAAGCAGTAGTTGCTTTAGCTATATTTGCCAGCATTGCGACCCTCCTTTTGGGACAAATTCAAAAAAATAGACATGAAGAAGCAAACATCTTGCAAAAGGAAGAAGTCTTGAGGGTAGCTAAGATGGCTCTGCAGACAGGTCAAAATCAGGTAAACATCAACGGAGTTGAGATTCAGGTGTTTTCTAGTGAAAAAGGATTGGAGGTCTACCATGGTTCAGAACAGTTGTTGGCAATCAAAGAGCCATAAGGTCAAGGCTTTTACTTTGTTGGAATCCCTGATTGCTCTCATTATCATCAGTGGAAGTTTACTCCTCTTTCAAGCCATGAGTCAGCTCCTCATTTCAGAAGTTCGCTACCAGCAACAAAGTGAGCAAAAGGAGTGGCTCTTATTTGTGGACCAGTTGGAGGCAGAATTAGATCGTTCACAGTTTGAAAAAGTGGAGGGCAATCGTCTCTATATGAAGCAGGATGGCAAGGATATTTCTATAGGTAAGTCTAAATCAGATGATTTTCGGAAAACCGATGCCAGTGGACGAGGTTATCAGCCTATGGTTTATGGCCTCAAATCTGCGCAGATTACAGAGGACAATCAACTGGTGCGCTTTCGTTTCCAGTTCCAAAAAGGCTTAGAAAGGGAGTTCATCTATCGTGTGGAAAAAGAAAAAAGTTAAGGCAGGGGTTCTCCTCTATGCAGTCACCATTGCAGCCATCTTTAGTCTTTTGTTACAATTTTACTTGAACCGACAAGTCGCCCACCATAGAGACTATTCTTTAAATAAAGAAAAGTTGGTTGCTTTTGCTATGGCCAAGCGAACCAAGGATAAGGTTGAGCAAGAAAGTGGGGAACAGGCCTTTAATCTGGGTCAGGTGAGCTATCAAAATAAGAAAACAAGCTTGGTGACAAGGATTCGTACGCCTAAGAGCCAATATGAGTTCATCTTTCCTTCAGTCAAAATCAAAGAAGAGAAAAGAGATAAAAAGGAAGAGGTAGCGACCGATTCAAGTGAAAAAGTGGAGAAGAAATCAGAAGAGGAGCTTGAAAAGAAAGGGAATTTCTAGCCAATCAAGCTACTTTGTGCTAAACTAAAGATATGAAACATGATTTTAACCACAAAGCAGCAACTTTTGATTCCCCTAAAAATATTTTCCTTGCAAACTTGGTTTGTCAAGCAGTCGAGAAACAGATTGATCTTCTATCAGACAAAGAAATTTTGGATTTCGGTGGAGGGACGGGTCTGTTAACCTTGCCCCTGGCCAAGCAGGCCAAGTCTGTAACATTGGTGGATATTTCGGAGAAAATGCTGGATCAAGCTCGTTTTAAAGCGGAGCAGCAAGACATCAAGAATATCCAGTTTTTGGAGCAAGATTTACTGGAAAAACCCTTGGAGAAAGAGTTTGATCTCATTATTGTTTGTCGTGTTCTTCATCATATGCCTGATGTGGATGTGGCTCTCTCACTGTTTCATCAATATTTGAGGGAAGATGGGAAACTCCTTATTTCCGATTTTACCAAGACAGAAGCTTACCAAG